>CXTA01000031.1_pt1 | contig 11737 bp, 9 predicted proteins | sample 941381 | NCBI WGS metagenome assembly CXTA01 (sample SAMEA3493491, study PRJEB9703) | human gut metagenome | biome: ENVO:mammalia-associated habitat; material: ENVO:feces | place: Bangladesh | collected 2010-01-06
GACGACAGGCTGCGGGGCGCCTGGGGGTACCGGGGCATGCTCGTCACCGATTGGGACAACGTGGGCCGTGCCGTGTGGGAGCAGCATGTCAAGCCGGATTACGTGCATGCGGCGGCGGACGCGGTGCGGGCGGGCAACGACCTGGTGATGACCACGCCGGGGTTCTACGGGGGTGCGCTCGAGGCGGTGCGTGCCGGTCTGCTCGACGAGTCGTTGGTCGACGCGGCCGTGGAGCGCATCCTGGCGTTGAAGTTCCGGCTCGGCCTGTTCGAGGATCCGCGCCTGCCCGATGCGCGGCGTATCGGGGCGGTCGTCGGTTCGGACGCGCACCGGGAGGTCAACCTGGCGATGGCCCGTGAGTCGGTGGCGTTGCTGAGGAACGACGGCGCGCTGCCGTTCGCCTTGCCGCAGGTTGCCGGCGATGCCGCCCCGGGTGTCGCGGGGGATGTCGCCGCCCCGGGTGCGTCGGCCGGTGGTGCGGGTGCCGCCGCCCCGGGCGTGGCCCGGGGTTTGGATGCTGCCGCGGGTGCGTCGGGTTGTGTGCGCGCGCCCCGGCGCATCGCGGTGGTGGGTCCCTTGGCGGACGACGCGCAGGCGCAGTTGGGCGATTGGGCCGGGTGCTCGGGCCAGGTCGGTTGGATGCCCGACGGGCAGCCGCGCGACATGATCGTCACCGTGCTCGACGGCGTCAGGGACATCGCGGGCCGGGCGGGCGTCGAGGTGACGTACGCGCGCGGCGCGGACCTCGTCGACCTCGTGCCCGATCCGGCCGGCGACACCTATCCCGACGGCCAGCCCCGGCCGAAGGTCGCCGTGCCCGCGCCGGCTGACCGTGCCCTGATCGACGGGGCCGTGGCCGCGGCGCGCGGCGCGGACCTCGTCGTGGCCGTGGTCGGCGACGTGGTCCAGTTGGTCGGCGAGGGCCGGTCCACCGCCACGTTGGAGCTGGTCGGCGGGCAGAACGCGTTGCTCGAGGCGTTGGCCGGGGTCGCCCGGCGGACCGGCAAGCCGTTGGTCGTGGTGCTGATGAGTTCGAAGCCGTTGGTGCTGCCCGCCTGCGTGGTCGGTCCGGCGCCGACCGCCGCGGACGTGCGGCCGGACGGCACGGTCCCGCACTGCCGGGACGGCGAGGCCGGCGGGGCGGGCGCCATCCTGTGGGTGCCGAGCCCCGGCATGCAGGGCGGGCGGGCCATCGCCGAGATCCTGTTCGGGTTGTGCGAGCCCACGGGCCGCCTGCCGATCACCTTCCCGAGGCATGCGGGCCAGCTGCCGGTCTATTACAACCAGATCCGCGGCCAGCACGGCGACCGGTACGCCGACCTGACGCAGGACCCGGCGTTCGCGTTCGGCGAGGGCCTGTCGTACACGGCGTTCGAATACGGCGAGCCGGTCGTGACCAACGTGCCGTCCGGCGGGGCGTTCGCCAAGGACGGCGTCGTGCATGTCGAGGTCCCGTTGGCCAATGTCGGCGCGAGGGGCGGCACCGAGGTCGTGCAACTCTACGTCGGCGACCTCGTGACCTCGTACAGCTGGACCGACCGCGAGCTCAAGGCCTTCCGACGCGTGACGCTCGCGCCGGGCGAGCGCACGGCCGTCGCCTTCGACCTGCCCGTGGCCGCCTGCACCGCGTCCGCCGCCGCATGCACGTAATCCGGCTTGACATGCTGCTCCCACACGGCACGGCCCACGTTGTCCCAATCGGTGACGAGCATGCCCCGGTACCCCCAGGCGCCCCGCAGCCTGTCGTCCAGCAGCCACTTGTTGAACGTGACCGGCACGCCCTCGATGGACTCATAGCCCAGCATGAACGTGCCGCACCCCTCGCGCGCCACGCGCTCGAACGGCGGCAGGAACCAGGACTCGAGCTTGCGATGGCTCAGGTCCGCCTCCGAGGCATCGCGGCCGCCCTGGGTCTCCGAATACCCCGCGAAATGCTTCGCACACGCCAGGATCGCATCCTTGGGCAACGGCTCCTCGGCCTTCGCGCCGCCCTGGTAGCCGCGCACCATCGCCGAGGCGAGCTCGCCGATGAGCACCGGGTCCTCGCCGAACGTCTCGTCCACACGCCCCCACCGGGTGTCGCGGGCGATGCACAGCACCGGCGAGAACGTCCAATGCACGCCCGTGGCCGAGACCTCCTCGGCGGTCGCACGCGCCGCCGCCTCGACCATCGCCGGATCCCAGCCGACCGCCATGCCCAGCTGGGAGGGATAGATCGTCGCCCCCGGCCAGAACGAATACCCATGGATGCAATCATCGCCGATGACCAACGGAATCCCCAGACGCGTCCGCTCCCGCACGATCTCCGCCGCGCGCGGCAGATCCCCCGGATCGGTGTGCAGGACCGACCCCACATGCCGGCCCACGATGAGCTCTTCCAGATCCGCGCTGCGGGCGTCGAGCTGCATCATCTGCCCGACCTTCTCCTCCAAGGTCATGCGGCCCAGCAGGTCCGCGATACGCTCCGCGACCGGAGCCGCCGGGTTGCGATACAAAGCGTCGCCCGGAACTGGCTCGTTCATGATCGTAATCCTTTCTCTTACTTATGCCCTGTCGAGGAAACGGCACCCACCTTGGTGACACCGCTATGGGGCTTGAGCCCCTTCTTCCTCATAGCTCGGGCACGCTCACCCGCCGAGCGCAACCTTGGGTTGACGTATTCGTCGATGCCGAAGTTAATCAAGCTCAGCGCCATGCCAAGCATGGCGATGCACAGGCCGGCGGGGATGTACCACCACCAGTAGTTCGGGAATGCGCCGTTTTGCTGCGCCCAGTAGAGCACAGTTCCCCAGTTGAGGTTGGTGATCGGAATCACGCCGACAAAGGCCAGTGTGGTCAAGTTGAGCACGGCGGCGTTTACCGTTCCGACGAAACTGGATGCGATGATCGACATGAGGTTGGGGAGCATCTCCACGCAGATGATGCGGTACAACGGTTCGCCGTTGGCTCGTGACGCCTGCACGAAGTCACGGTTTCTCAGGGACATGGTTTGGGCGCGCAGCACTCGGGCACCCCAAGCCCATCCTGTGATGGACAGGACCGCCGACACCAGGAGGATAGACGGGTTGTCATACTGTGACGTAACGATGATAAGTAGGGGTAGGGCGGGGATGACGAGGAACACATTGGCAAGGGCCGACAAGGCTTCGCTGCCCCAGCCTTTGATGTATCCTGCGGTCACGCCGACGGCGACCGAGATGGTTGTGGCGATGATACCGACCACGGCACCTACGATGAGAACGCCCCGGGTGCCATATACGATCTGGCTGAATAGGTCCTCACCCATGTGCGTGGTCCCAAGCCAATGCTTCGCGCTAGGTGCTTGGAGCAGGGCGGTAGAGTCCTTCTCCAAGGGGCCATATGGGGCGATGACCGGCGCAAGGATGGCCACCACGACGAAGAACAGCAGTATGCCGAGCCCAATCAACGATTTCACGTTGCGGAACATTGCGAAACCGCCGATAAAACGTTCCCAAAGATGCTTGATTTGGCGCTTGCGGCGGGAAGGCGTCGCATGTGCGGCGACCGTTGTGGCAGTCATGTCAGACCTCCTCTGATTGACGGGTGCGGGGGTCAAGGATCGCATATGCGACATCGGCCAGGATGTTTGCGATCAACACGGTAAGGGTGATGATGAGGAACAAGCCCTGCATCAGCGGATAGTCCTTGGCGTTGGTGGCGTCGAGCAGCAACTTGCCCACTCCGGGATAGGAGAACACAAGTTCCATGACCAAGGTGCCGCCGACGATGAAGCCCAAGGACAGGGCGAAGCTGGAGAGCTGCGGCAGGACTGCGTTGCGCGCGGCGTATGCCAGTAGCACTCGCTTGGGCGGCAAGCCCTTGGCTTCGGCGACCATGATGTAGTCTTCATCAAGCACGTTGACCATCATGTTTCGCATGCCAAGCACCCAGCCTCCCAACGAGCTAAGGATGATGGTGAGAATCGGCAATGCGCCGTGAGTGATCACCTGACCGATGAAGTCAAGGGAGAGGTTGGGCAGCACTCCCTTGTCGTAGGCATGGGAGGCAGGGAACCAGCCCAAGGTGTTGGAGAACAGGGAGATGGCAATCAATCCCATCCAGAAATAGGGCACCGTGGAGAAGAATGTCGTCACAGGGATGATTGCATCGGCGGCGCTACCACGCTTCCATCCGATCCATGCTCCCAGTAGAGTTCCGAGGACGAAGGAAATGATTGTGGCTACGCCAACCAGGCCGATGGTCCATGGCAGGGCGTTTCCGATGACTTCGGTAACCGGCACAAGGCCCTTAGAAAACGAGGAACCCAGATCCCCCTTGAACAAAAGCCCCCAATATTCAAGGTACTGCTGTAGCAGAGTCTTGTTCTCATCCAATCCGAACAGTGTACGAAGGGAATCGGCCGCATCGGGACTGATCTGTCCTTGATGCGAAGCGATGTACGCCGATACCGGATCGCCCTTGAGCATGCGGGGTAGGAAGAAATTAATGGTGATGGCGGCCCATGCAGTGAAGATGTAGAACACGGCACGTCGAATGAAGAACCTCATCGCGTCCCTCCTTCTTCGTTCGATGCGTTCAGGTGCGCGTCCCCTTCGAAGAACATCTTTGGGTTCGGTGAGGCGTTGCGCAGGTTCAGCGTGTATTCCTGCTTTGGATGCAGGATGACATCGTCGGACTTGCCTTGTTCGACGATTTGACCGTGGTTGAGAACGATGATTCGCTGGCTGAAATAGCGTGCGGTAGCCAAATCATGGGTGATGTACAGCACGCCGAGGTTCTCCTCTTTCTGCAGGTCCGCGAGCAGATTAAGCACTCCGAGGCGCAAGGAGACGTCCAGCATCGACACGGGTTCGTCGGCAATCAGCAGCTTGGGGCGTGATGCGAGGGCTCGCGCGATAGCGACGCGCTGCCGCTGCCCTCCCGACAGTTCGTGCGGGCGACGGTCAATCACTGCGTCCGGGTCGAGTCGCACTCGTGTAAGGAGGCGACGAACTTCGTCATCCACTTCATCTTTTGGCACCACATGGTCGAGCAGCAACGGTCGCTCGATATGGTGACGGATCGTGTGATACGGATTAAGCGATGCGAAGGGGTCCTGGAACACCATGCGCAGAATCTGTCTGTAGGTTCGCAATGCCTTGCCGTGGGTGGGAATGGGTTTCCCGTCGAGTAGTACTTCGCCGGAGGTGGTGGATTCAAGTTGGGTGAGGATTTTGGCGATTGTCGACTTTCCGGATCCCGACTGCCCGACAAGGCCGATGATCTCACCTGATTCGAGAGTGAAGTTCACATTGTTAAGGGCCAGGAACTCACCTTCGCCTCGCACGTGGTACTTCTTGGTCAGATGCCTGACTTCGAGTTTCGACACTGCGCTCATCGTCCACCTCCTTGGTTGGTTGGCATGTCGTTGTCCAATCCCGCGGTGCCGTAGGAGAAGTCCTTGCGGTCGCCGGTAAGGGATGGGAAGGACTTGAGCAGACGTTGGGTGTACTCGTGCTTCGGGTGGAAGTACAGTTCCCTTGCTGTGTTGAGTTCGACGATTCTGCCTTGCCTCATTACGGCGATGCGATCGGAGATTTCCAGCAGCAGCGGTAGGTCGTGGGTGATGAAGATGACCGAGAATCCGAATCGTTGGCGCAGCTCGGTGATCTGCGTGAGGATTTCTCGCTGCACCAGCACGTCCAAGGCCGTAGTCGGTTCGTCCATGATCATCAGCTGAGGTTTGAGGGCCAGCGCCATGGCGATCATCACGCGCTGACGCATGCCGCCGGATAGTTCATGGGGGAAGGATTTTATGCGATCGGCACCCACGCCCACTATGTCGAGCAGGTCACCGCATTCCTTCCAGATTTCGGCTTTCGTCATCTTTGGCCGATGTGTGGTGAACACGTCCGCAAGCTGTTTGCCGATGTTAGTGACTGGACTTAGAGCGTTCATGGCACCTTGAAACACCATTGAGCATTGTTCCCAACGGAATGCGCGCATCTGATGCTCGTTGAGCTCGTTGATCATGATGTCTTTGCCTGAGACGTCATGGAACACCGTGCTTCCGGAGGTGATGACCGCCGGCGGTTTGAGTAGCCGCTGCACTGCGTAGGCCAGTGTAGTTTTGCCGCATCCGGATTCTCCAGCGAGTCCGAGTACCTCCCCTCTGTGTAGTTGCAGTGACACATCCTCGACCGCATGCACCGGCGGGTCGACGTCGTATATCACGCTCAGATGCGAGATGTCCAGCAGCACATCATCGGGCATTGCTTCCCTCCTTCACTGACGACGCTATGGATCTACCTCGATCGCAAAGCACGTTATGTTTTCGAAGCCTTCCTTGGCGTTATCCTTCAGGTTACTTACCAGTAAGTAATCTGTCAACCTAAGAAACCCCGGGGTGTCGCACCTTGGCACCCCGGGATAAGTCGCGAATGAGCCCCGTCAATCACCTTCCGGAATGGCGTTGGCATGCACGATTCGCTCGTATAGGGAAGCGCTGTCCTTCCAGGTGCGCTCCTGTGTGTCATAGTCGATTCCGATCAGGCCGAATCTCTTCGTATACCCGGAGTTCCATTCGAAATTATCGATCAACGACCATGCATAGTATCCCCTGACGTTTGCGCCTTCAACCAAGGCTTGCGCCAACGCGCTGACATGCTCCCTGAGGTAGCGCACTCTCCGCGGGTCGTGAATCACGTTGCCATCAGCGGGCTGATCGTCCCATGCTGAACCGTTTTCGGTCACCATGACGTCAAGTGTCGGGAACCGTTGCTTGAGGTACATCAAAAGATCGGTCAACCCCTGCGGGTCTTGATTCCATCCCATGGCAGTCAACTCGCCCTCCGGGGGCAATGCCTCGACATGTTTAAGACCAGGCATCGGCGCATGCGGGTCGTCAACCGCCTTGTCCCTATGTCTGACCGTGGTGGTCGAGTAATAGTTGACACCAAGGAAATCGATCGGCTGCCTGCTTATCTTGAGATCGTCGTCGCGCACGAAGATAAAGGGGCTGCGGACGTTTTCTTGGAGACTGAGCGAAAGGTTTCTCGTGTGTTCAGTCTTGAGGAGCGTTCGAGGGTGGTGGAGCTATACCTCACAACGCCGATGACCACCGCGCAGGTGGTGGAGTGCCTGGGCTATCCGACCAGACAGTGCCTGGAACGCTGGCTGGCGATGGATCCCCGGTATGCTGGCCGTATGGCCAAACCCATAATTCCTCTGGAGACAAGACGGAAGGCGATCGAACTGGTGCTGGGCGGCATGCAGCAGAAGCAGGCCGCCAAACAGCTTGGCGTGAGCGTTGGTGCGGTGCACAACTGGGTCAGGGCGTACCGCAGGGGCGGCATGGCCGCGTTGCAGCCCCGGAACCAGAATGCCGCCCAGGGCGGGAAATCGGCGTCCGTCCGTCCTCGGGGCGGGGCGGATGCCGGGGGCGGCGATGACGTGGAGGCGTTGCGCCGTAGGGTCGAGGAGCTGGAGTTGGAGAACGCGTTGATGCGGGAGGTGGTGGAGGCTCGCAGAAAAAGACCCAGGCGCCGACCTGCGGCGCCTGTCGAACAGGGAGAAGACGATGCCGGTCGACCGGCTGAGGCCGAGGTATTCGCTGAGGTCGATGGCCTGCTTGCTGCGCATAGCGCCGAGCAGCTACCACTACCACCATGCCGGGATCGGCGTTGACAAGTACGCCGGGCTGCGCGCCCGCGTGGCGCGGGCGTTCGCCGACTCCAAGGGCAGGTACGGGTACCGTCGCGTCAAGGCCGCGCTCGGGACGGGCGTCTCGGAGAAGGTGATCCGCAGGCTCATGGCCGAGGGCGGGCTCTCGGCGCATGTTCCCAAACGGCGGCGTTACAGCTCCTACGAGGGGGAGACCACGCCCGCTCCCGGTAATCTCGTCAACCGGGACTTCACCGCCGAACGGCCCAATGAGAAGTGGCTCACGGACATCACCGAGATCAAGGCCAGCGACGGGAAGGTGTACCTCTCGCCGATGATCGACTGCCATGACGGCAAGATCGTCGCCTACACGGCCGGCTTCCATCCCAACGCGGAGCTCGCCAACCGGATGCTCGCCGAGGCGGCGGAGACGCTGCCCGACAACGCCCGTCCCGTGGTCCATTCCGACCGGGGATGCCACTACCGGTGGCCCGGATGGCTGGAGCTCATGGAACGCTACGGGCTGACGCGCTCAATGAGCGCGAAGGGCTGCAGCCCCGACAACGCCGCCGCGGAGGGATTCTTCGGTCGCATGAAGACGGAGTCCGTCTATCCCGAGCATTGGGAGAAACGCACCCGCGACGAGGTGCTTGTCCTGATCGACGAGTACATCCACTGGTACAACCACGAGCGCATCAAACAGTCGCTGGGCTGGATGAGTCCGGTACAATATCGTCAAAGCCAAGGAATGGCTGCATGACTATCTCCAAGAAAATGTCCGCAGCCCCCTACCGGCGTTTTATGGAACCGATGGAATCGGAATGTCTCCATCATCGGCGGCAGTGACTATCACAACCCGTCTCAGCCATGGCTTCCCGGAACACCTACCACATGGGTCGAAGCCAGAAGCAATAGCGTCCGGGACATTATCGAAGCTGTCCGCCTTGGAAGGACCGCAATCAACCGAGGACGCACATGGGACGGAACTCCCAATGGAAGCGGGCCGTTGCTACTGCATTTGGAACAAGGATTGATGGCAATCAACGCCGCCAATCAACTACTGGTCTCACCCTCCGGCATCATGCAATTGATTCGCTCCGACGCGCCGTTCCAAATCGATGACGCCGAACAAGGCGTATGGAGACTCGAAGCCTCCGACGGAGCTCTCTCCGCCATCGCAAAGCTTGGATGACCGCATAATCCCTAACGGGACATGGGCGGCGGAAATGACATAAGGCATCCCCGCCGCCCATGCTCGCATAGCCTCCGTTAGAGACGTTACGACGTAACGTAAATCACGGAGCAACGCGACATGATCGCGTCATCATATGGCGTTGCGGCAGATGTCGTTTGCGCAGCGCAACACGTTGCTATCCGTAAACTGAGACGGGTCTTCCACCTTCCCGCTCCTTATATGGATGGCGACTGTCTCGCCCGGCAACAACGACACCATCCCCTGGTCCGCTTCGGCCGTCTTCTCCACTTTGTCAGCCATGACGAAAACGTCACGCGCATAAGCATCGGCATGCACGGTAAGCGCATACCCCTGCTCGCCATCATCAACGACCGAGGCCTTAAGCGGATGCGCAACCAAATGCTGATCCATCACTTCCGCGGGATTGAAGATGACCCTTGCGAAATCGTGGTCCGTTTCGGCCACCAGAATCTCCTTACTGGGATCATCGAATCCAGCAAGTCCATCGGGAATTGCAAACCTTGCGGTCTGGCCGGCCGCCACGGCGGCATGGATGACATGCTGCGCTGACGTGGTCCCATCCAAACCCATGCGTCGGATGACCCAGGAACCGGACCAATCAACCATGGAATCATTCACCAACACGAGTTCAAGGATGTCCTTGCGCGGCAGCGCACCGGGCCATGTGCTTGCCTGTGCCAGGGGAGACGAACCTGGGGCGATGATAGCCAAACAAGGCGCGAACGCCTGCCGGGCAACGTGCCACAAAGGCTTGCGGTGGCCTTCGAAATCCACGGCGGCCCAGGAAATGACAGGCCAATCATCGTTGAGCTGCCAGATCAAGGCCCCGGCGTTGAGCGGTTCCAACGACCGCATGTGCTCGACTCCGAAACGCACCGCATGAGCCTGCTGGAGTTGCGCCGCCCAATGCCAGTCCTCGATGTCATCCCATTGGTCGGTGGGAATACACCAGTCCACGCTGCCATCGTCACGAAGCGAGTAATCCATGAACGCCCCTGGCGTGAGATGGGATCGCATGCCACGTGTCAGCTTTTCATTGCCCAGCATGGCTTTCTGATGGGCTACCATATCCTTTCCGAACGGGGTCATCGGCCTGTCGTGTACCACTCCTGCCAGAGTGCTGAAGGCAGGCGGCCCTTGATAGCCAAATTCGTCGGCGAACCTAGGACGATAGTCGGCGTATTTGCGATAGTCGGCGCTGTTCCACACATCCCAGATGTGCATCGTGCCGTCGGTGTCCTTGCCTTGGTCCACGTAATCGCCAAAGCTCATAGGGGAGCTAGGCAGATACGGGCGCGTTGGATCGAGCTCGGCGAGCAGGTTAGGGAACAGTGTCGAGTAATAATAGTCGCCCCATCCTCGTTCTCCGTATCCGAAGCGATTTGGTTTGGCGTCGTCATCGCGGATACCTTGCGCGTATCCCTCCCAATTGGCGTAGGCGGTCCAATTTTCGTTGGATCCGTTCCACAATGCCAGACTGGGATGGGAGCTGAGCCGGGCGATTTGTTCGCGCGCCTCGGCCTCTGCCTCTGCTTTCAGATCCGTGTCTTCCGGGTACATGGCACATGCGAAGGTGAAGTCCTGCCAGATGAGTATGCCATGCTCGTCGGCGAGGTCGTACAGGATGTCGGATTCGTAGATGCCACCGCCCCAGACGCGCAGCATGTTGGAGTTGGATTCCAACAGGTCGCGGATGCCCCTTTGGTAATCCTTGGCCGTGACTTGCGATATGAAGGCGTTGTCGGGGATCCAGTTGAATCCACGTGCATGGATGGGACGTCCATTGACGATGAATCGGAACGGGTGCCCGTACTTGTCCGTGGCGGTATCTATGGAGATGGTGCGGAATCCGATGCGGCGATGCCACATGTCCGTGGTGCCGTCATCCTGTCGGTCCTCGTCGTCCGTGTTGGCCCCGGCCGTTGAGACGCGGAGATTGAGATCATATAGTTCGGCGGTACCATAGCCAACGGGCCACCATTGACGGGCCTTAGGCACTTGCAGTTGCAAGTGCCCTTCGTTGTGCCCGGGAGGACAGATGATTTCCCCGTTCAGCGCGGATTCATTATCGTTTCCGGTCAATGCGACAGCGACATGAACCGTTGTCTCTGCGTCATGGGGGGAAGACATGTCGATGACACGACCCTTGTCTTCGCGGACGATGCGAACATACAGATTGAGCTCGCCCATGCCATTCGCTTCGAGCGAGGTCAGAGGACGCACTTGGGCAATCCGCACCCCTGACCATGACTCGATGCCGATGGACTGCCATATACCGGCTCCCGGCACTGCCACGCCCCAATCCCATCCAAAGCTGTAGGGCGTTTTCCTGATTTGGTTGAATGGCCATCTCTCCGCGTGCGGATAGTAGCCGCGCCGGTGTTCCAAGCGGTCGGCTTCGTCGATTGGAGCGGTGAAATCAACCGTAAGGACGTTGTCTCCTTCGTGCAGTATTTCGTTTACGTTCCAGCGGTAGGACCGATAGCAATTACGGGTTCTGTCAACGACGTGCCCATTAAGGCTGACTGTAGCGATGGTATCAAGGCCGAACGCAACGAGCTCATGCATGGTTCGCCCGTCGTCATGCCACTCGAAGTGCCGTTCGAACCGCCAGTCAGTCCGCCCGATCCACAACTGCGTATTTTCGTTGTCTGAGTCAAAGGGGTCGGCGATCAATTCGTTCCGCAACAGGTCCACCGTCGCCTCGCCGGGGACTTTGGCTGGTATGCCTGCCTGAAGACGATGGCGCAGCGATTCAGGTGCGTGCTTGGGATCCGGCGACAGGAGCATCCAGTCGCCGTCGAGCGGAAGATATTCATTGCTCATTACAAATCATCCTTTGAATTGGCGACGGGCCTCGATATGGGTGCGGCTTCCAAGCCATTCGGCTTGGAAGCC